>Ga0155459_113_pt1 | contig 21444 bp, 24 predicted proteins | sample RifCSPhighO2_12_FD_107117 | JGI IMG/M metagenome (GOLD analysis project Ga0155459, IMG submission 107117) | Candidatus Roizmanbacteria bacterium RIFCSPHIGHO2_12_41_18
ATTCTTCACTCATGAGCTTATTATACAAAAGGGTTTAAAGTGAGGATGGCAGGGGTGGAGAGAATCAGGCTAGCTTAAAAAGTCCTCGGCAATTTGCACTTTCTTATTTGTCGCGTCCAGTTTAACCTTTACTCCAACGGGGAGAAATGCGTGAGGTTGATAATGGCCGAATTCTCCGATCTTTAGAACGGGAAATTTATAGTCTTTAGTTATTTCTGTAACTATCTGCTCAACGGGAAGATTTTTACCTAAATCATCGAATCCAAAGTTAGTCCCGACTACAATTCCTTTGATTTTTTTAAAAACTCCAATTAATGTCAGCTGTTGTAATTTAGAAAGAAGGGCTTTGGAAGCAATTTTATATGTTTCGAGGAAAAGAATCGCGTTTTCAAAGTCTGGAAAAAACTTTGTCCCTGCTAAGTTCAAAATCGAGTCTATATTGCAACCTATAAGTCTTCCTTCTGCTACGCCTTCTCTCAATGTGATCCAATTTGATGATGGTTCAATCTCCTTTGATCCCTCGAAAAGTCTTTTTTTGAACCAATCTTTTGTGTATTCCGGGTCCATTTCATCGTAATCGCCTCCTATTTTTGTATCTGGTCCATGAAAAGTTACCAGTCCTGTCATTTTATTTATCGAGAGTGAAAGAACGTCTATATCGCTTTTGCCCAAGAAGATTTTTGGGTTTTTTTTAATAAGATCAAAGTCTAAAAGGTCAAGTGTTTGATTTGCTGTGTAGCCCCCTTGTAGACACCATACGACGTTTACCGCTTTGTCTTTAAACATACTGTTTATATCTTCCGCTCGTTGTTCGGGAGTTCCGCCGGCGGCTCCATACTTATCAATTGCATAAAAATTATCAGAAAGTCTTACTGTCAATCCAACTTCTTCTAAGTACGATTTAAAACCTTCTACTTGTTTTTTATTTTCGTCTCGAAAAGGACCTGATGGAGCGACTAAGCCAACCGCATCACCTTTTTTAAGTCTTGGAGGTTTGATCATAATGAAGAAAGTATATCAAAGATGGCAGAGACTCACTGATGATTTCCGAACGTTTGAGTGAGAGTACCACCAGGTTGTTTATGAAAAACCAATGCGGTTTTTAACCACCCTCCTGTAGAATTTACACGGCCACGAGTTAGTGCTATAGTTTAGCTATGGCAGCAGAAGGACAAGAATCTCTTCCACGAAGAATAATCAATTATACGAAGTTACGCATCGAGAAAATGAAGCAGCATCTCCGAACCGCAGATCTGAACCCACATGAAGGGAAACTTCGAGCGAGTGGAATGCCAGATAAAGATCTCCAGAAAAGATTTCCTATCCCTGATCATCCCCCACTTCATGACGACACAATTCCTGATATCCAAAACGACTAGTTTTTGGCAACCGAGAAAAATGGAGAATGCTTAACTGACTACTATAAAGCTCTAAGCAGGGGTGGAGAGAATCTGGGTGGGAAAAGGTCTTGACTTATTACTTCTTCCAAATTAAGCTCTAAGTAAAGACATGGCCAAAAAAACTTCTCAAGGCGGTAAAGGTCACGGTTGTTTGAAAGGATGTCTTACCGCAATTGTTGTAATAGTCGTATTGGGTTTTGGAATCAGTTCTTTCGTAAGCCAAGATTGGAATAGATCGGATGAGACTGTTTTAAGCAGCTATCAAGCTCCTCCAGAAGTTGCAGAGCTCGCTGAACAGACTGGTATGAGCGATAAAGGTAAGGCAACCTTGTTTCGAGGAGAGCCGGTGTTTCTTCAAGGAGATGCTTTCAAAAAGAAATGTCTTAGTAAGGGATTTCAGGGAGAATTGGCTGGTGGATGCATGCTGGCAGGACCTATGAGTGGGCCATTCGGACTTCCGGTAGCAAAAATGAGAGTATATATATTAAAAATTGACGATCTTGAATTCGTCGACCATAAGTACACGACCGCCGCCCACGAAATGCTTCATATCGTCTATAAAAGACTCGACTCAAAAGACAGAAAGCGTGTGGATGACTTGATAGAAAAAGAGATCGCTAAACGTCCTGATGATAAACACATCGTAGCCCGAGTAGAAGCAATGAAAAGACTAAAGAAGAATTACCAGGACGAGCTCCATTCTCAATTCGGCACCGTCTACAGAGATCTCTTGCCAGAATTGGAAGACCATTACAAAGAATATTTTATAGATCGTGAAAAACTTCTCGTTATTGCAGACCGTGAAGGAGCGACGAAACGTATGCGAAGACAGGATGAACTTGCTCAAGAGCTTACAGAGCTAAACGAAAAACTCACTGTTATGAAAGGCCAAATTGACGCGGGAAATAACGATCTTGTTCCTCAGTTCAACGCTATGGTCTCAGAATATAATACGAAAGCAGCAGAAGCACGTCAGATCAACAGCGAAATGATCACGTTCTACAAGTATATTGACCCCGACTACCAACCTCCTCAACAACAATCCCAATAATAAAATACTCGGCAGGGGTGGAGAGAATCGAACTCCCGTTTTCGGTTTTGGAGACCGAAGTCCTACCACTGAACGACACCCCCTGACTCAGAGAATATTATACTCTAGAATGCCTCAGTTCTTGGACAACTTCTCGATAAAAACGAGAATAAAACCATCCGGATCCTTCACTACAACCTCTTTAGTCCCCCATGGGAAAACCCGAGGTTGAGCGGCAATTTTAAATCCACGTTCCTTACAGATATTAACAATGGTTTTAACCGATTTTACATGCAGCATCGCAGAAATTTTGGAGCTTTTGATCGTCTCACAAAAAACTTTAGGTTTGACCGCAATATGTCCTTCTGCAATCTCAAGCAACGCACCGCTAATGTTAAAGATTACCCCTCTATACTTTTCAGGCGCAGTCTGAATCTCGCGGAATTTTGTACGAAAAGTATTGTCTCCATAGGCAAAGTCGGGTTTAAGATGAAAGGCACGATAAAATTCCAGCGACCGGTTGATGTCTTTTACCTTAATGTGTATACCAAACTGAGTTACCATAAAAGCTTATACATATAATATTGTTGATTTTAGATAAATAGACTGTTATAGTAAATATTCCTATATACATAAATACATATGAAAATTTTCTTTACAGCTTCCTTTCACGGCAAAAAACAGTATCAACGCTACTACAATATCGTCTTGAAAACCCTCGAACAAATCCCCAATGCCTTTATTACATCTACTGAAAAAGATAACTACCTGTCTGTCTTGCCGCTTAAAGATAGAAAACGTATAAAGAACAAGGAAAAACTTCATTATCTTGCGATTAAACGCAATATTCAGGATGCCGATGCTGTCGTTATCGAGATGAGCAATGAGGATTTTCAACTTGGACACGAGGCCACGCTTGCGATTCAGAATAAAAAATACGTACTTTGCCTTTCAACGCGTGAAGATTTTAGCGAAAAGATAATTAATCGCTATTTTGTTGGCGCAAAGTATAACGAATACAATATTGAGGAAGTCGTAGATAATTTTATTGAAGTCGTTAAAAAGAATCAGTTCTCAGAGAGGTTTAACTGCTTTATTTCACCATCACAGATGGACTATGTAAAAGAGAAGGCGAAAAAAGAGCACATGAATGCTTCCGAATATATACGAAGTCTTATCGATGATGATAAAATTTCTTAATGTGACCTCGGCGCGACTCGAACGCGCAATCTTCAGATCCGCAATCTGACGTTCTATCCGATTGAACTACGAGGTCATTGTTTTATTGTACTCGCAATTGTTCCGACGATCTAAAAATGTCGGAATCCCGACCATAAGCGTCGGGAAACTACGAGGTCTGACCTTATATTTTACCAGAAGCATGGGCAGCCCGACTATCGTGGAGAAGTAAGCCAATTAAGTTCATATAGGAATAATCATTTGGAAAGTTTTTGATTTCATCTACTCTAATAATTTCACCCACGTAGATCTGCGCAAGTGGTTCGGGGACTCCGTCTTGTAAAAAACGTAATCCCGCTTCGTCGGGTATGCGTCCTTCATCCGGATCAAAGATTCTCCAACTTCCATCCACTGCACACAGCAAAACAACCGGCTCATACCCTCTTTTTATCCACCTCTGGAATAATCCCTCTGTAACCATCTTTGGGTTTGGAAGTTTCGGATCATGCTCAGCTCCTGCTTTTGCTTTTCTTCCACCTTCCACACTGCCTTCCGGCCATACCAACAAACCCATTCCTTGACGTGCTAAAGAAGTTAGTTTGGCCATGGCTTCAAGGTTTAATTTTTCATCCATTTCTCTTCTTAAAACATCCCCTTCGGTTCTTACTTCCACTGGTTCTATCCCTCTTTGAGTCAAACCTTCTCCGGCATTTCCAAAAAGTTCAGCAAGGTCTGCTCCTTGTTCTCCACCGGAGATAGAATCTGAGAGTGGCATTCTAAAGATCATACCATCAAACTGTTTGGTAATCTCCGAATACCCGATTCCATCCGATATGCTTTGGTGAGAACCAATAATAACCGGTATGATTTTCTTTTTGTTTTGAGTAAGAAGCTTTAATTTCCCAATGTTTTCCTCGGGATCTACGATCTCAAAAAGCTCTGAAACTCGATCAACGGCTGCGAGCCCGTCGCGCTTAAATTCGGCTTTTACGAGATCGTGTGGAGTTTTTCCGACGGGTGCTTCCTTTGACATATCCTATTATACCAAGCTAAATTAGCATTTAGAGTTTAGTATTTAGCATATAGGAAAAAGCCCCTAAATGCTACATGCTCTATGCTGAATGCTGATGTTTACCAGCTTCCACCTCCACCGCCACCTCCACCGCCACCTGAGGAACCGCCGGAAGATCCGGAAGAAAAGCCTGAGGAACTACTGGTTGGAGTTGCCGCATACGACAAATTTTTAAATGAAGAGTTGAGACTATGAGTAAAGGTAGTTGTCCGGAAACCCGAAGAATCGTAACTGCTGTACCAATCCGGTTTCTTTAGATGCAGATCTTTAAATCTCTCGGCCCAGATGTTTTCCACTCCGAAAGCGACTGCAAACGGTAAAAGTCTTTCAAACATCAGCTGTTTACTTGCCTGAAATTTTAGCTGTCGCTCTTGTGAGGAAAGAAAGTTCTTAAGCGATCGTGCGACCGCTGCCGCCTGTGCGCCAAATGGAGTTTTAGCAGGCGTTGATATCCCAAAAGTAAAGGCCACTACTGCGAGAGGAATGTTCATCGTCATGAGTCCCGCCACACCTATCCCGATATAAAAATTTCTGATCTTACTCGGGTCTTTGGGGAAAAACCCTTCTTCGACAAGCAGCGCATACACGTCTTTTTTCGCCTGTTCTATTTCACTATAAAGTTTTTCATCCTTTACCCGAATACTGGTGTCTGATCCGAAAATTCCATTGAGTAAGCTGCTTTCAAACGGCAAAAGCGATGCCCCTTCATTTTTCGTAGTTCTGTGAAAGTAAAAATCATTCTTTTTCTTTTCTTCGATTTTCAGATAACCTCTTCGCGCCAGATCCACTATTGTTGCCGATATGTCTCTTAGATCCACCACCTCATCCACCAGAGCTCCTGATTCAGCCGGGGTAAGCGAACGTCCTCCACGTGTCTTTGGAGGGTCATACCATGCCCGTGTTTCACCCATCGGGACTTTTGGATCACGTCCGTGGCGATACCACTTTATCATGATCCAGATTGGATAAAAAATATACCAGAGAAAGATTATCAATCCTATTCCGAAAACAATCAAAAATATTATTATTTTTCCGTACCAAGTATCTTGAAATTCCACGTATGGCTGTGGTTCAAGAACGTCCACCATGCCCTTTGGAAATCCTACAACTACCGTAAACCCTTCTCCGCCATAGAGCGACCTGTCGGTTCTATATACAACACTCTCCTCCTCCACATTAGTCCCACAGGCAGACTCTGTACTTCCGGAGGGTCCGGTAAAACATTGTTTTTGAAGATTATTTTCTTGAACTGCTTGAGGAAGAACCAGTTGCGCTCCTGCTTTTTCAATAGGGACGGTCCATTCATCACCAGTTACATTCCAGTAAAGCTCGTCATGATCGGAAAAATATGTAAGCGCTCCGTACACTTTGTAATTGATTACATAATTATGTTTTCCTGTTACGTATACATTTGGATCACCAATTTTTACTTCAATTTCTTTGTCTGAAACATCAGTACTTGTCTTGAAGTTGTAACTATTTCCTTTTTCATCTACCACCGAGGTCACGTCTATCTTGAGCTTGTATCTTTTTCCATCTTTATTTGTTTTAACGTAGGGGATATTTCGGAAAATACCGTGCCGCTCTGCATATCCAAAGTCATATCGTATATTTTCGATTACATCGACGGTTCCGTCCTTCCCGATCTTCATCACGACATAAAAATCATTGATTGTTTCGGCAAAAGTTCCGTGGACTATGGTGAGAAAAAAGAATAGCGCAAGAAAGAAGGATGATAAAAGCTTCTTCATGATAAACATGGTAACATATTAGGATTATTAAATGAAATATCAAAAGGCGCCGGATGTTAAGAAAATAATTGACCTTCTTATCGCGCAGCTTGATTTTTTCCACATAAAAAAGCGCAATGTTCACTGTATTAGAAGTTTTGATGCAAAAACCAGAGCATTTGCACGTATCTGGGGAATGGCGAAACTATTTAAAGAGGTCGCAGGCCTTGAACCAAACTATATTATTGAAGTAAATGCAAAGAGGTTTGACAAGCTTTCAGAAAAAGATCAGGTAAAAACCTTGATTCACGAGCTCATGCATATCCCCAAGACCTTTTCAGGAGCGCTTCTTTCCCACCGAGGACCACATCATCGTATCAATGACCGAGAAGTAGAAAAACTCCTAAAGACTCTTAAGCGGCTATAGCAGCGTCTGCATGAATAATTTCCTGTAGATGGCCTTTTATTCGTGTTGGATTTGCGACTATCGAATGATGATTGTCGAGCTCTACTTCTAAAACCCTTCCTCTTTCAAAATGAGAATTTAATTGTACGATGTCTTCACTATCGTAAAATGAATCGTATTCGAGATGAATAAACCAAATCTGTGCTCCCTGTTGCTCCAATTGCTGAAGAGTTTCCCTCGGATGTTGTTGTACAAAAGATGGAAGCAAACGCACTAACTCCATATATCCTAGAGCTTGTAGTCCCAGTAAAGATTTTCCTAGTTTCACCGCAGACTCTACAGGAACCATAAAAAGACGTGATCCTTTTTTTCCTGAATAACGTTCAAGAACATATCTTTTTGTTGCTCGGGCTCTTTCCTGTAGATCCTCTACTAATCTGTCTCTTTCTTTGTGGTCAAAATCGTGCATAATCCTCCCATCAATCGTTTTGATTGCTTTTTGGACCTTCTCATCGAGATCTATTTCGTCATGAGGTGAATGTAAGACGTCAAATCGATCATCATGATGAGAAACCGCTGGATGGAAAAACTTCCGTAGCTTTTCTGCGATAACTTCATCTTCGAGTTCAGAATGATGCGCAACTGCCAGAGAATCCAGGCCTTGGCCAGGAGTTGCAAAACCAAGCGGAAACGAAGCCATGACACCTTTCAATCCAGTCGCGATGTGTTTATGAGGACTGAATCCATCATGTAACCCAACCCCGCTAATCACAACGGCATCAAATCGTTCAGTAAAATCTTGTTCGAAAAAATCCGGGTCTATTTCTCTTATTTTTTGAAATACCGCCGCTTGTTCGACCAAACCAAAGGAGTGGACTACCGAAATGATTCTTCTGCCTTGTTTTGAAAGTTGAATCATATGGCGTGCAATGTCATCGTATTTTGCCCTATCAGGTTTTTCCACTGAGATTATTGAAGGGATAAATCTCATATTTCCTTGTCCAAAAGCGTCATCGGCCTCTAGTTGATTTCGCAATTGAAGACCCGTATCCATAGTGCATCCTGCACCTGAAAACCAAAAAAGATATGGAGTTGATTGGAGATTTCTCTCAGGAGTCAGAACCGGTCGAAAACTTTCGACTTCAAGGGCGCTCATGTGACACTAGTATCACAGTAATCCTCTTTTTTATTTTTGTCAACAATGATTCGTGAGAGAGCTTATTGATCTGCTGAAGTATCAGGGGCTTGATATTTATCTTGAAATTCCTTCATCATTTTTTCAACGTCTTCTTGTGAAGGACCGCCTTGAGGACCATTCTTCTGTCCACTATTCATCATTCCGCCACCTGGTAGGCTCATCATGTAGATATTTTGACCTTCTGGGACGTCCTTTGTCGGCGACGGTTCTTTGATAGAAGCCTTTCCAAATTCAAATGTCGATTCACTGATCATTCCGTCTTTTGCTACCGTAACCATTTTTCTCAGGATATATTCTCTATCATCAAAATATAAATACTCGGTAACATCAGCAAAGGCTGGATTAATCATCTGATATTTAAAACAGGTCATATCTCCACAGGCTTCTTTTCCAATCTTTTTAAAGGTAGTCTTGTCGGCTTCTTCTTTAAATTCCTTTGCAAGCTCCTTTGGGTCGAAACTTCTTTCCATTTTCTCGGTCTCCGGCTTTTCCTCATCTTCCGGGGTTTGTTTCCACCACTTTCCGTCGGATTGATCTTTGACGTAAACGGTTTTCCCGATGGTAATCGTATTTGTCATTTCTTTTCCATCAAGCGAAACGAGTACATGACTATTCTCTCCTTCTGACTCGACCAAAGTCTCACTAAGCACTTTTCCGGACTTGTCTTTTGCAATTCCTTTCATGGTCATGGATCCTTTAAAGTAATCTCCCGAGAGAGTCCTATTGAAGTATTTGCAGAGATCCGGATCGTTGTATTTACACTTATCGTTGAGGGCAACCATTGCAGGAAGTGAAAGAGAAGGAGCCTTGCCACTTTTTTGAAGAGCAAAATAGCCACCGATTGCAACTACTGCGACAATGGCTACTATTACGATCGGTGCAAATCCGCCACCATTACTGCCACTTCCACCGTCTTTACTTTTCATGAATATTGAAATAGTACTCCTCGATTTTTGCGATGTCAAGTAAAAAATTGCTCTTTTCAAAATGACTTTTTTACTTTAGTATTATATTCTCATGAAGATGAAAAACGTAGTGATTGTCTTATTTGCAATCGTCCTTGCGGCGGTTGTATTTTTTTTAGTACGTCTTGGAATTTTTTACGGCAAGATTTATAACCCTAAAAACTCTGTCGAAAAAAAACCTTCCGTTGAAAAATCTTCATATAACATTCTTCTTCTTGGATATGCCGGTGGCACGCATGAAGGCACATTTCTTACCGATACTATGATCGTCGCTCACGTCGACTTAAAGAAAAAATCCGTGGTTCTCGTCTCACTTCCTCGTGATATATGGGTCGCGGTTCCGACAAAATCAGGCGACCCATTCCATGTAAAAATCAATACTCTTTACGAACTCGAACTTTTGGGAGAGCCGTTTCCTGACGTAGTAGGTAAAAATCTTGTCAATAAAACAATAGAAAATATCGCCGGCTTGCCAATTGACTATTTTGTTGCGATAGATTTTTACGGGTTTACGCGGGCAATGGATATTCTTGGTGGAATTGATGTCAATGTAGATAAATCTTTCACTGACGAGAGATATCCGATCGAAGGAAAAGAAAAAGATCTGTGCGGAAAAGACGAGCAGTTTACTAAAGTGGAAAAGTATCTGGGAGATACCGAATCTACCCTTGAGGCTGAGCGTGATGAGCTTTTTAAGAAAGAGCCGAACCTTGAAAAGTTTTTTACGGACATCACGGATGAACCGCAGAATGCATTTCCCTGCCGATACGAAAAGATTAGCTTTGCAAAAGGACTTGCTCATATGAGTGGGGAAACAGCGCTCAAATATGCCCGTTCGCGGAATTCTCCTGAGGATGGGGGGGATTTTGGGAGAGCGCGACGTCAACAAAAAGTTATAGAAGCAACGAAAGATAAGGTCTTAACTATTGGCTTTGTTCCAAAAATTATCCCTCTTCTTGATGAACTTGAAGAGTATATTAAAACAGATATGCCTGCGGTACAGTTAAATAAGTTTCTTGGTGAAAACATTCACGCCAACGAGTATAAGATTACAAACCTTGTTTTAACGGATAATGAGTGGCTGAAAAGTTCACGTTCGTCAGACGGACAGTTCGTTCTCATCCCTGAGGAAGGCGAAGACCAGTGGAATGGAGTAAAGCTCTGGGTAAAAAAAGCTACCGAAGGAATAATAATAACGCCGTCTCCAAAAATAAAGCCAACACGATAACTCTTAGTATTTAGAATTTAGCATTGAGTATTTAGGGCAGACGAAACTTTTCCTATATGCCAGATGCTCTATGCTAAATGCTATCGAGACTTAGATTCTAAAACATCGGCGACAAGATTCCAAAATTTTTCGACTCCATGCGGGTCAAGTTCTCTTCTTTCAGGGTCATTAGGACTCGGCACTACACAACAGGTCATCATTTGCTTAAAAAGACCTTGTTTAAATGCCCAGAGAACAAACTCCGCAGCATTGTTAGCTTTATACGGAAGTATCAAGCCTCTCCATCGGACAGACTCTGCGAGAAGTTTCTTTCCGCGCTCATCATCCTCAAGACTTTCTTTTTTTTCTGCTTTTTCATATAAATAGCGCCTATCGCTTTCCTGGGGAATTAGAAAATGTCTTTCGAGAAAGTTTAAATTATCATATTCCTGCCTCCCCACCGGTTTTGTAAAAAGAAGAATTGATCCGCCGATTTGAGTTGGATTTAACAAAGCTTTAAAGGCCTGCTCGCTCGGTTTGGTGATCTCAAATGCGATTGTTTCTTTTTCATACGCTTCTTCGTACAGATCTACGATTCTCCTGTCGATGTAGGACGAGTGGAGATCAACGTAAGGCATTCCTGAAATCGTGTGAAGAAAAAAAAGCGTATAGGGAGCCTCTTTACAGATAACATGAAACTCAAAGCGCTCCGAGATATCCTGAAGTGTTTTAATGAACTGCAATGCGTGCGCAGTTCCGACAGCAGCTCCTGAAATCGGGAGCGCGATCTGTGCACGATCATAACCGGCTGGGTCAACTTGTCGGAGTCGAAATTGATAGCGCTCATTAGAGAGATCTTTACTAAAATCAGGGCTTACCGGATAGGGATTTACTTTAATCAGTGTTTCTTTTAACTTTGCTTTTTTGGCATACCACAGAAGATTTGTTCTCGTATATTCACTGGGAACAGTAATAAGATCTGCCTCCGGTACATACCAGATCTGTTGAGGACTATCATCGGTTACTACCACTACTAACGTTGTCTTTACCCCTGTTTCTTTTTCAAGTTCTTCTTTAATAGCGCCCAGTTTATGTGCCAGTGCAAAGTGAGTCGCAATAAAAAGAATTTCTGTGACGCTTTTCTTTTTTTTATTGATTAAGGTTTTAAGTTTGAGATAAAGAATAAACGGACGTGTGCGAATCATCCACCGATAGAAAGCTGTAAAGGGCTTCTCTATCCAACCTCCCTGAAGCCGTTCGTATAATATTCTGAGTGGGGGATAAATACTTATTAACCGATAGAGTGAACCAAGCGATGTGTCTTCTGCGCCAAAGGTTTCTGAAGTTGCTCCAATTGGCAATCCATGTTGAAGTGTATCCATTACGCGAAGGTGTCCAAATCCGGTCGGTGAGTAGGAAAAAATAATCTGAAGAGAATCTTTTTTAAGAACTTCGAGTTTATTTTCTGAAACCATACCCTTTAGTGTAACAAAAGAAGATACCAGGAAGTTTAAAAAAGAGTTTGCTGTGTGTTAGGAAAAATTCCAGGTTCTATGGTAACCGTATAGTTTTTAGGCAATTCATATGTCATCCTTCGTGAGTTAATCTGATTGCGGGGAAACTTCAAACCAAATCTCCGAGCTAGTGATTGCTCTGTCCTGCCTAAATTGACAAAGCCTCTCATATTCCGGTCGACAACATCCTCTCCTAGCGCTTTCGATAGATACTCTGGCCCTTCTAGTGGTCCCCCACTAAGAGCTCTAATTATCCGCGCTCCCGAAGGAGTTATGCTATACACTTTGCCATCAAAGTTCACTTTGTACGCTCCTTCTGGATGGGCTTTTGAGGGCTTTCTGTACAGATGGAGGTCGTGATTTTGAGGACTTTCTTTATTGACGAAAGCACGACCTGCCACCCCTCTTCCAAGATTAGGCATTCTATCTGCTTGTTTCCTAATTGTCTTTGCTCTTTCTACCAATCCTTTCTGCTGTAATTCTTCTAAAGGTTCTTTCATTTTCTCCGCGTCAAACAAGAGAAGATGTGAATATTCTGTCATCCGCGCAAGTATTCCAAAAGCATCTACAATTTCCGGATGACGTTTGAGTAGTTGTTCTGGCAAGATTCCTTCGTAATGATCAAGGACATGCCTTACAGGTCGAATTAAGCTCTGGGCAAGAAGGAACATAAGACTTCGGAACTCTATCCATTCAACTGTTCCGGGAAAAGAAAGTTGGCCAACGTGTTCTTTGGGTTTTTCAATTTTCTTGATATGGTTTTCGTTGATAAGATACGCATCAACTCTGTTTCTTAAGGGTATTTCTCCTGCCATAGTTATTCATCAAATGTACCGGGTGCAATTTCCACCATTACTCCTTTTTCCGGTCCCCACTCATCTTTCTCGCGAGATCTAAAATCAGGTAATACTAAATGAAATCCAGCTCTTAAATCTCCGTTTATTGAGTTAAATTTTCTCTTCTCATTAAAAGTAAGCTCGTCATAGGGTTTACCGAAAAGTCCTGTGCTATATTCATCTCTTGTCATGGGTCCTTTCGCTAAGGCGCTTATTGCGCGGGCTTTCAGTGGCGTGATAAAACGCCACATTTTATGATCTATTTGCGCACATATTCTGCCCTCTGGAAAGCTTTCTGTCTCTCTTTTATATAACCTAAGTGTATGTTCTATCTCTTCTTCCGGAATCTGCTCCTCTTCCTGTTCATCGGGTACTAAAATCCCTCGCAACTGTAGTAAAGCAATCGCTTCCTTTATTTCAGGTGTAATCCCAAAAAATGGCTCGTTTGAAATTCTAGCGAAGATTTCTACTGTCTCCTTAGACCCAGGATTCTCAGCGAAAACTCTATCCAACGGCTTGTTTTTTGTTTCATCGAGTAAATAATGTACTGCAGGTACTAACATTCCTTGCGCAATTTTTGACATAGTTTCTGCATAAAAACGTAGATCGGGAGTAGGCTGTTTAAACCAACCTTCTATGGGTTGGTAGAAACGAACGGCTCGTGCTGTATTTTGTTCTCTTTCTCTTGCCATAATTATTCGTCAAAAACTCCTTTCTCAAAAGTGATTTTCATGCTCGGATGTTTTTCGTAGGGAGTTCGTACTTCGTTAAAAAGCATTGTTGGAAATTCAAAGGGATAATAGCCTGTCCTTAGATCTCTTTGCGCCTGGCTTAATTCACGTCTTTGGTCCATCGTTACATCTCGCGGATCTACTCCGAAGATTTCTCGTAGATAAGAGGCTCGTGTAAACGGCCCTTTGTCCAAGGCGCGAATTATCTTTGCTTTCAGAAGATTTGCTGGTCTTATTTCACCGTTCACATCAATCTTAATCCGACCTTCAGGATATTTCTTAGTTGGCTCCTTATAGACTCGTACTTTTAACTCCTCCTTAGGAAGTTCACGAAAGGTCCACCGAGATATTGCGATATGTACACCTCGCGGTAAACGATGCATTGTGTCTCCTAAGTGGGCAACTGCGTCAGGAATTTCTAAGAACGATCCGTACGTGTGCTTTAATTGATAAAGAGCAACGTTCGCAGGAGTTCTTTCTCTCGGACGCTGCTCGTCATAGGGTTTCCCAAAGACATCTTCCATCAGTGTTCTTCGTGAAAAAATACCTCTCTGATAAGCTCGTAGAACTTGTGCTTTGACCAGAGTTATTGAGTGTCGCTTACCATCAACCTTGGCGAATATCTGTCCTTCAGGATGAAGATTAGTCTTCTCTTTATAAACTTGGATTAGATGACCAATAGTTGGAGGTTTCGGTTCTGTATCCGGCTTCTTTTTTGAAGCAGGGTGTCTCTTAGGACGTTCTATAAGTTTTTCATTTGTGAGTGCGTCGATGGCATCTCGAATTGGATCAGACAGGTTAAAGGGAGGATTTAAACTAATTCTTTCGAAGGTTCTGACCGCCTCTCTCAATTGAGCGTCAATAAGAAGAATGCTCGTGCCAAACCTATTTTCAGGATTGAATAAATAATGAAGTGCCGGTACCATTCCTTCGGCAAGAATCCTCATCGCCTCACGGGGACCACCTCTTGTTTCCAAGATTGAATATGCAGTTGTTACATGTCCTAGAGATGTTTCCGGTCGCAGCAGAGTAGAGTAACAGATAAAGCCCGATAAATCAAGCTAAACCATCATTTTCTGCTATTCCCAGTCCTCTTCTCATTCGCTTTGCTGCTTTTAAATTACACCTAGCTACAAGTGTTCTAGTTACGGTCATAGGGATCGCCCAAAGTAATCCTACGAAAGCAATGGCGACTAAAGCGACCCCTTCAACGGCAATTACACTTGGCGAAAGCGTGCTTTTTCTTTTTTCCCAGGCCTTTCTAACAAGAGGGTTTGCCTCATCTGAGTAAGATTCAATATTTCTAATTTTTAGTTCGTCCTCTGCTAAAAATGCCTTTTTGGTTGAGATATGATCAACGACACTTGCTACTGCAAGTATGCCCCCGCCTATTAGCCTTGTCGTAGTGTTAATTTCGGGCACAATGAGGGCGGTACTAATTAACGTCGGAATAAGAACAGGCATGTGCCGTATCCTTTCTGAAAATCCCATAAGTCTCTCTACTGGATCTAATGGCATTTCTCGATAGGCTTTCGCCATTGGATCTAATCTTTCGGACATATTAGTATTATATCAGTTTAGACTGTTAAGACAGCATGAAAAGAAGTTCTTGACAAGTTTTTTAGCCCGCTATATAATCGCTACAATGGCCATACCACGACTTGAACGCGACTCGCATATCCCTCCGGAGATACGTTCTTCTCCACAACTTCAACTTCAAAGAGCGCAGCATGTTGAGGATGTTTGGGGGAAAATTGTAGATAAAAGCTCGTATCTGCCTCCTACTGCAGTGGTAGTTTCGGTTCTACTTGACCTTGGAAGTATATTTTCAAGACGTATGGAAAAGGTTTCGAAAAAATCCAATTGGATTACTGCCGGACTTACCGCAGGACTTATTGGTGCCGCGGTTATGGAAGCTCGTGCGATTGTGAAGAGAGGTCGTATTGAACTTCCGATCGTCGAAGATGAAGAAAGAGCTTGCAAAAAAACCAAGCTTCATCTCGTTCATGGAGCAGCTGTCGCAGGTTAAAATGCTTGGCAGAGCAGTCGGGTCTGGAACTTTCTGGATATTGCACTTTCTTACCAATCAAATCTTCTTCCTACGACTCCTAAATCTCTTTGAATTTGAGTATTTAATGCCTTTCTGGTTACTTTTCGACTTGCGTTTTGTGTTTGCAGCTCCGAACCAGTATTTATAGCACTTTTGACAATACCCCAAAACTCAGAGATCATTTTAGAATCTCCCGAGGAATCAATGGTAACTTGTCTCACGCTTCCTTCTCCAGCGGGTTTAGAAACGACTTTAATAGGAGGAAAATCTACAACTTTATTCCACTTTTTCGCTACCAATTTTATTAAAGCAGCGTCATCGCCAGAACAGGGAATACCCTCTCTAGCTGTTTCGAGTGTTAGACTAGGAAAAAGATTTGCAACCGTAGGTGTGCTAGGAACTTCTGCTGACTCTGATAACATCATTTACATTGTATAACTTTTTCTCGGGCGGAGAGGGTGGGATTCGAACCCACGTGAGTCTTTTGGACTCAAAGGTTTAGCAAACCTTCGCTTTGGACCGCTCAGCCACCTCTCCATTAGAAAGAGTTGATGAGTTAACGAGTTCACGCGTTAACGAATTTTACTCTTTCTTATGTCCGCCCTAATTCGCTCTTCAAGACGTGTACGAATAGTACTGGAAAGTCTTGAAGTAAGAACCGGCGGACTTACTTCTGGTGCCGCAGAGAGGAGTTGAACCTCTACTTCCGTTTTAAGGAAACACGCTTCTGAAGCGTGCGCGTCTGCCAGTTCCGCCACTGCGGCTTTTCGCTGTTCTATTATACCTCATAATCTTCTTTTCAAAATCATCGGGAAAGAACCACAGTTGATGTTTGGTTATAAGCTCCGTTGTCTTGTTTTTTTGTATTCTCGGTAGCTGAATTCTCTTAAAAAAGACCTCAAAAAGATCTCCGAGGCTGTGGCTAGAGTATTTGATATGTTTTGGTAGTGGTCTGATGTAGTTTTTAAATACTGTTTTTGCGTTGGGAAATAGCCCAAAAACCCATTTATTTGCCTGCAGAAACATTTCATAGGTGTTGTTTTTATTAAGTACGGGTTTTACCTGTAGGATTTCGTGCCCTATATATTCATTTCGCTTAACTTTAGGAATTGTCAAATCGGTTTTTTCAAAGAATAAATTAAGACATATCTTATCTTTAGCTTGCTGTACCAGTCTTTTCCTCTTTAATCCCAGTAAAAAAGCTATGGTATTGGCTATTAGTCTTCCGCTCCAAAGCCTTTTTTTTGCTGTGATAATAAAAAGGTCTATGTCGTCTCCCTTCTCGGCATGCAACATGGAGATGCTTCCGCTCAGTCCCACAAATTGGATTTGAGGAAAGAAATTCAGCAACTTAAAATATAAAAGTGTTCGTTTAAGTTTAGATTTACTGTACAGGCTAAATCTATTATTTTTGTTTATAAAAATACCATACTCCCCTAAGGTATATTTATCTGTTTTAATATATGGATAGACTATCCCCTTTCCCACCCTTAGCTTCTTTTTAGTTACCAGTAGATTCAGCTTCGCTTCAAATTCTCTTTTTAAGAGCTTTTTTGAAAGAAAGCTGTATAGTTCATCCTTTGAAGGAGGGTAAGAAAATTGTGAAAAATATCGGAAAACTCTCTGAAAATCCGGTCTCATTCAGCCTATTGTCGCATAACATTTAATACTTGACAAGAGCAAAAGAACAAGCTAATCTAAAATAATATGGCTTCCAATAAGACCGAGGTGTCTCCCCGTCACATTCTGGAGTCCCCGGTTCAAAGACTCCGGAGACCACATGGTGAGTCCAGACGACGAAGACTGAGACGGCACAGTGGAGTTCTCCAAAAAGAACACCCGGGCATAATGAGAGGTCAGAATAGTTTAGAGCATAGGAAAAGCTCAAACGTAGAAAGTACTAAAGGAACTATTGATCCAAGAAAGGTAAGAAGAATTCTTTAATAGTTTTTTGAGAACCGCTCTTTAACAACAAGCCAAATAAAGTAAGACAATCTGGTTGCCTGACGTTTCAGCCTCCACGGTTGGAGAATCAAACGAAATAACCACTCGAGTCCGAGCACTCTTAAGAGCTTCGGGGCTCTTCTTATGCGCCGAGATAAGAAATCAAACCCTCCACCGACTCCCATTGTTACAATTCCTTGCAGTAAGGCTCTATTCTTATTAATCCAAAGCTCCTGAAAAGGAGAACCAAATGCGACAAATAGCAAACGGGGCTTGTAGTCAGCCACTATAGAAAGCACCTCTTTTTCCTCTTTCGCAGTTGGTTTACGAATGTCTTTTATGCCTTGTAGACCAATAAAATTAGCCTCACTTTGAGCACGATTATAGCAGTTAGCTATATCTTCTGCTAAATTTCCTTTTCCACCGATTAGCACTACTCGTATGCGCCTTTCTGACGCTATATTCAGTAGTTTTTCCATTAGGTCTACCCCTGTTAGCCTCGGACCTACATGCTTACCTAGTATTTGGCCTGCTGCAACAATCCCAAAGCCATCGACGATACGTATTTGAGCTGTATTGACAATCCGTTTGAACACCTTCGACTTATGGGCAATAACCATGTTTTCGGGGTTAACCGATACAACATGGAACACCCCCTTGGGATTTTTGATGTACTTTTCGATTTTCTCTAAGATATCGTTTTCGGTCTCATTATTAAGGTCTATCCCGAGTAGTTTTTTTGTCATAGAATTTGGACAATTATTACAAGTTACGTCTTATTTAGTCAATTCTCTTAAAAATGTTTGTTTTGTATAACTTTTATGAACTTCAAATTTAACTTCTAAATATTTACTTTTCTTTAAAAATAGGTTGTTTTGACAATTTTTCATAGATATATATTATAGGTTTATCTTATATCTACTTTTTTATCTAATTTTTGACCAATAATTTTCTTTGACAATTACGTTAGTAATATTATAGGTTATATTTATCTAATTGCCTCTCTAAATCTATCTAGATTCTCTATTCCCATACCTACTCCACGGATCACACAGAATAACGGATCATCCACTACGAAAGCCGAAACTCCTGTATAGTAGGTAATAAACTTATCAAGATTGGTCAAAAGCGCAGTTCCTCCTGATAATACAATTCCCTTATCAACAATGTCTGCAGAAAGTTCGGGAGGAGTCAGTGATAGAACTTCTTTGATACCTTCAAGAATTTGCTTTAAAGGTTTTTGGATTCCCTCGTTTATAGATCTTTCGCTGATCTCTACAATTTTAGGAAGTCCGGTCTGAAAATCTCTTCCTTTTACTTCCATTGTACGTTCTACATAACCTTCTTTTTCTTCAACAAGCGCTGTCCCAATGCGGAATTTTACTTCTTCCGCTGTTCGTTCTCCTACAATAAGATTGTGTTTTTTTCTGAGATGAACGATGATTGCTTCATCGATTTTTGTTCCTGCTACACGGACTGTCTTGTAGGAAACAAGCTGGCCTAATGATATTACCGCTATCTCAGCTGTTCCTCCTCCAGTATTTACAATCATATGTCCTGAAGCATGAGAGATAGGAATCTTTGCTCCAATTGCAGCAGCGAGCGGCTCTTCGATTAGAAAGACATCAGAAGCTCCTGCTTGTTTGCACGCTGCTACAACAGCTCTTTTCTCTACCTGAGAAGCGCCGCCGGGAATAGAGATCATGACTTCAGGCCAAAAAATTCTCCCTTTTAGTGCTTTTTTAAGAAAGTATGTAATCATTGCAGCAGTGGTTGTGTAGTCGGCAATTACTCCCTCTCTCATCGGCCGGTTAATCACAATTGAGCCGGGAGTTCTCCCGAGCATCTCTTTCGCCTCGTCCCCTACAGCTAAAATTCTTCTATCCTCAAGTGAATATGCCACAACCGTAGGCTCATTAACCACAACTCCTTCTCCGCCCACGTATACTAAAGTATTAGCCGTTCCTAAATCAATACCAACCTTTTTACGCAGAAACATATGGAGTATATTGTATAATAGATTGGTTTCGTTGACAAAAGGAAGAAAATAACCATATCAAAATATATATTTAAACTATCAAAATGGGTAAAATGGGCAAGTTTTTGATCTTTACGCTGCGTGTCTTTCTCGCGCTTCTTTTTCTTGCAGTTGTACTTGGACTTATAGCTATTGCGCGAGGATATCGACTCGATTTTACCAAGAAATCGCTTTCCTCAACAGGAATTCTGGCTATCTCTTCTTCACCGAAAGCTGCAAAGATTTATATTAATGGCGATTTGCGTGGAGTAACGGATTTAAACGTCGCGTTGAGCCCAGGAACCTACAGTGTTGAGATTAAAAAAGATGGATTCACCAGTTATAACGAAAAAATTACCTTAAAGGGTGAATTGGTCGAGACGGTTGACCCGATTCTTTTTCCCGTCACGCCGTCTCTTTCCCCTATCACCAATCTCGGAGTAACCAGGGCTATTCCTGTAGACCAGTCTGACAATCTAATTCTTTTTGTAGACAACGAAGACGCCGAAAAGGACGGCATATATCTTTTCGAGGCAGGAAGAAAAACGCTGACGTTTTTTCCTCCGGTTAAAACCCTTATTTTGAAAAGTAAATTGCCGCTGGACGTAGATTTTCAAAAAACAACGGTTTATTTTTCCTATGATTATAAACAGGCTATCTTTGATTTTGAGCTTGCCGATGGTTCTCTTATCTCTTATTTGCTTTCGCTTGACGCAGAAAATCAGGAGCCATTTGATGTCACCGCATCCAAAGACACATTAATCGATGCGTGGCAGTCTGAAAGGACAAAAGAGACCCAAAAGCTTGTCGAGGTTCTTCCTAAAGAAATACGGAAAATAGCAACCTCTTCTTTTGAGGTTGTTTCTTTTACTCCCGATCAAACGAAGCTTTTATATAAAGCAAAAAAAGACGTGAAGCTTCCTTTGGTAATCAATCCACCACTTATCGCGGCAAATCAAGCTCCTGAAGAACGAGTAATTAAAAAAAATAATCTGTACGTTTACGATAAGCGTGAAGATAAAAACTACCACGTCGGCGATGAAGAATCTCCTTCATTTTTATGGTATATAGACTCCAAAAGACTTGTATTTAACGAAGGACGTCATATAACGATCATGCTGTATGACGGACAAAGTAAGCAGGTTTTATATTCAGGACCGATTGAGAAAGGATTTTTTACTACTACTTCTGACGGGAAGATATTAATTCTTGCTAATCTGAATCCACAGTTCAACAAATTCCCCGACGTCTATCAGGTAGGAATACGCTAAGCGTTTATTCGGTGACGCGTATTGCGAAAACAAGAATTCTTTTGAGTGTGGTTCCCGGTGGCCAGCAGGTTTGGAGAGTAAGAAACTCTTTATTGGTTTTCCGTGTCAAATACTCGACTTCATGCGGATTCACTACGATCTTATTCAGTACTTTGTATACATATCTCTGGCCATTGAAAAAGACATTCACGCTATCCCCTTTTTCCAATTTATAGAGTAGATAAAAAACTGCGTTATAGGACCCGATGTTCCAAAAATAATCTGTGGAGTGTGCAAAAAGAAAAATATGTCCCTTTTCTCCGGGAAAAGCAGTGCCTGCTGCATGGGCGACCCCCTGCTGTAATGCGGGAAGATACACGTTCTCATCTCCGGCATCAATGTTGGGCAAAATACGAGCGTTTGCACCTATTTTAGGAATCACCACGCTGAACTGTGGATCTTCTGGAGTTAAGATCTCAACCTCATTGGTTTGGAATAGTCTCGCAAGTCCGCCAGCTGGCGGATCTTTTTCAGGCTCTTTTTTTACTCCTACATCTCCTACCACGTATCTTTTTTGGAGAACTGAATCCCATACAAATCGGATTTCCTCTTTTACCGGAAGATAAAACGTCTTAGCAATAATAAATAAGGTTGAAAGGATGAGAAAGTTTCCTATGGTACGCAAGATAAGGATACGACGATATTCTGATTCTTTGAGTCGATGAAGTTTTTTTTTCATGTCAATAATCTAATAGCGTAAGAGTTTCAAACGGGCCCTGCCCTCGTTCTTCCCATAATGCTCGACGCCTCCGCTTGTGGGATCCCTTCGCTCGGCCAACCATTTTGGAACTTTGACTTGTGTATTTGATCTTTGACTTTTGATTTTTGATATTGAGTTGGTGTCCCCGGCAGGAA
>Ga0155459_125_pt1 | contig 14139 bp, 20 predicted proteins | sample RifCSPhighO2_12_FD_107117 | JGI IMG/M metagenome (GOLD analysis project Ga0155459, IMG submission 107117) | Candidatus Roizmanbacteria bacterium RIFCSPHIGHO2_12_41_18
AGAAGTCAGTTCTATGAGAAAAGAAATGCGGCAGGGATTTAAGCGAGTTGATCGTAAGATTAACATCGTAATTTCAGGATTTGACAGTGAGATTCTTGATCTCCGGAGTCGTACTTCACGTATAGAAAATCACCTTGATCTTATTTGAGGAGTTTGGCTGTTTGGGCGATCGCTTCTTCAGGAGTTTTTACGATAAAGCAATGATCAGGTTTCATTTTTTTGAAAAAAGCATCGCCTTCCTTGTTATCCGTCAAAAGTATTACATCAATGTCTTCTCTGAGCGCCATTGCTACTTCAGACGCTGTTCCCGGACCCATCCCGCAGACGATCATGACGTCGCTTGACAGGGCGTTAATATAGTTTCTGGCGCTTCCCATATTGGTAATGATAGGGACATCGACTGCGTCAGAAGCGTCAGCTCTTGATTTGGTTGGGATAATTCCTACTGTAAGACCGCCGGCGGATTTGGCACCTTTATTTACCTCGTCCATCACTCCTTTTTTCATCCCACCACTCAAAAGAACCCAGCCTTTTTCAGCAATGAGTTTGCCCACTTCAAAAGCGTTCCTCTTGTCCTTTTCAGTTGCCTCAGTTTTTGGGCCCATAACGCCAATAACAGGTTTCCGCATGAAGCTTATTCTACTTCTTTTTGTGGAGTTTTTCGCGCTCACTTACGAGGGCGTTGTAGAGGGATTCAAGCTCGGATCCTTTGAGGTATTTCTCTGCATTCTCCCAAAACTCATCAAATTTTTTACTTGGTCCAGTTCTTCTTTCATAATCTAACGCTTGATTAGCCATCTCTATTTTTTCAACACGTCTAACAAATACGGCCTCAGGGGTTTCCTGTTTAGACCATTCATCCCACAAGGTTAACAGCTTGTCTTCTTCGTCTAATCCTTCTAAAATAGTTTCCATAACTTTACGCTCCGTCGCGTGTTGCGCTTCAATAGGGCCGACGACATCTTTTCCAGATTCATAGATAATATCTCCCGTTACCGACTCTGCAAGGTCGTGTATCAGTGCCAACTTGACTACTTTATCACGATCCAATTGAGTTCCAGCAGAAAGAGTAAATGCTAAAAAAGCAGCGCCGAAAGAATGATCGGCGACACTTTCAACATCTGTAGTGCCGGTTTGAATCCAACCCTGTCTTCGTACTTGTTTAAGATCTGTGAGCGCCCTTGTTATTCTTAAAAAACTAGCTTCTTTCACATGGCGATTATAGCATATGTAGAAATTGTCCTTTCATCGGAAGGTTAGAGTATAATTACGGAAAATGACTTTAAATAATAGAACAGAAGAGTTAAGAAAAACAAGAGAATTTGCGTTTCGGTATAGTCATAGGAAAAAGTGAGAATATATTGAAGTAATTTTGAAAAAGATTTCTTAGCGAACTTTTTTTTCTGAAGTTTCAACTTTTCTAAGGAAGGCCATCACGTCTTTATATGTCTCGTTTACAATCTTTTCAACTTTTTCTTGTTCTTTCTTTTGTTCATCTCGTGATATTGACTTCACACTAACCATAAATTTAGTATATCATACCAAAATTACGTTTGTATACCGTATGTATTAAGAAGATGTTTTTTTAGAGATGGAAGACTGCTACAATCCCTGACACATCTTTCATTCTTAATTGAGTGTACGATTTTTGTTAACTGAGTTCGGTTAAAATCCTTAATTCGTATCATCATACTAATGATTTTAATTGAATCGTAAAAATCATTTGAAGTGCAAAGCGCATGAACAAGAGAGTTTTTAGTGAAGGCTCTTAATTCTCTATATTTCTTACTATTAAGAAGGGCTAAATATATAGCAGTTGCTGCTTGGAAAGGAGGATCGTAGTTTTTTTTAAATAATGGGTAAGCCTGTTTTTTTGAAATGAAACCTTCAGGTTTTTTGCCATCTAAGCTAACAGGAAAAATACTTCGTTTGTAAGCAAGAGCCATACCCACTTCTTGATTTGCATATATGGATTTATGGAAGTGCGTGGAGATTAAGGGAATGAACAAATCTGATGTTGGAAGCTCTTCATAAATTTTTTCTTCAAAGTCTTCAGAAGTCCATGTGTCCTCAGGCGAAAAAAACGCAATTATGCCGTAGCATCTTTCAAGACACTTTTTTATATTTTCACCGACATCGCTATCTTCATCGGCGTATGCAATAAAGGCTTTAATTCTTCTCATAGTTTATATCTCATAAAAAAATGCCCGCAAACAAATAACAAGACTCGTCAGACTACACAAGACTTTTTATTTGCTTGAGGGCAAATAGACTTAACTAAGATCGATTATACTCGCTGTGGATATTTAGAGTCAATAGCAGTTTTCTATGGGATATTTACGTGTCTCAAGGGGAATCATGCCAGAAAGATCGTTCTGGACTTTTGGGAGGCTCAATAGTATAATTATCTTTTATGACAGAATTTGCAAGACGCTCCGCAATGGCTACAGGACCGCTATTTCCAGAAAGACCCGGACCCGTCCCGATTAGTAGATTTAATCGATCGAGTTTTGCCTGTGCTCTAGTCGGAGAAAGAGGATCCGCTGACTCAAAAGGCTATTCGCATAGACGATTTGGTCAAGGAGTGGTGATACCTGTAGGAGAAAGTACCACCGTTGCTTTTCTTGACGCGGAACGGAAAAAACGTGGTGGCGGTGAAGCTTTTAAAAAATATCCTACGATTGTAATCACTGAGGAAAGAAAAGGATTACGAAGAAAAAAAAGACACGTGATCGAAAGAACAAAGGATCTGATACAAAAACCAGGCTACGTAATCATAAGAGGAAAAAACGGAAAAAAACCAATAGCTTACCAAGTCACTAGAACCGGCACGGTCATCCCCTTCTAGAATTCCATAGATAATTTTTTAACTACATAAATCTTCTTGACAGAGCTTTAGAAAGCTCTATAATAACTTCACATGTCAATAGAGTTGCAGTTTTCCGATCGTGGAAAGCCAATAGTCCAAATAGAATTGGCGAAAGGAGACAGTGAAGTTTTTGAATCCAGAGACGGACAACGTGTTTACATGGAGGTATCTATAGGTGAGACTATGAGAGTGCATGAGGGATGGCCTCCTGATCCAGACAAAGCTCCGCATTTTAGATACTATCAAGGACCTGAGATAAATGAATTCGTGGAAGAAAAAGGAATTCAAAGAAAGAATCTCTTCACGGCAAAACCTCACTGGAACGGAGACCCCGAAGAATTCAGACGCATCTCCGCACGTCGCAAATCATCTTCTAAGACCAAACTAAGCGACTTTTTCAAAAATAAGTCTTCTTGACAGAGTCTAGTTGAAGTCTATAATTGCGTTATGCGACCAGAGCGGTTAATGTCAGGCGGAACAGGTGAGTACGCTGTTGGGACTATCATTCCAGAAAGAAGACCGGTGTCTCTTAGTCGAGCCAGACGAGAAGAATTTATCCATGCTCTGAGACCCCTTGAACACAGCATCCGAGACGCAGGACATATAAGATACGGGACAGGTATTAGTTTTCCTGTAGGACCTTTTACCAGAGTTACTTTTCTTGATACCTCCAGAAGAGGTCGTTATGCGGATAGACTTTTTATACATCCACCGAAAAAACACCCGACGGTGATCGTGACAGAAAGAAGAATGAGAGGAAAAAGAAGAAAGAGACACGTGATTAAAGAAGCAGAAAAACTATTCAATCGTTCGGACAGTGTACATATACAGGGCAGGAACGGAAAAAAAGTAATAGACCTCTTTGTCCATCGGGATGGCACAGTCCATCATTAGCGATCTTCTTGACACGGCCTTGGAAAAGGCTATAATAGCAACACATGGGATTTAAAGAAGCTCTACATAGATTGACCGGAAGAGAACCGGGACTCCGAGATCCTTTACTTGCACATCTTAGATTTAGCACCAAAAACCTTGAGAAGTTAGTGAAAAAAAATTCCGATCACATCGCATTATTTGGAGGAATAGAATTGTTAGCCGGAGTACTTACAAGACTTGGGAAGGTGACACATGGAGAGATCCGGTTTGATAAAGGGAGCAGAAGTATGTTTGTAAACGGATTTGATGAAAAAAGTCCTAATAAGGCAAGAATTCAAATAAGACCAGAAGAAAATTTTCACTTCGCACTTCATGGTCACAATGGCAAACTAGGCGATTCAACATTAGATGGTATCCAAATGTTTGTTGCTGATCCGAAGGCAAGAGTTACCGTTGTTCGCAGCGGCCGAAATCCTCTAACTAACACAAGTCTAACAGCAACAATTCTTGCTTCATGGGGAAGAATGATCTGCGATGACCCTGCCGTAGGCAAACAACTGGCCGCTTTTAGGAAAGTATCAAAGGAAGCGCGCTAAATTACTCGGATTTTTCAATAGACGAGATCTTCTTGACACGGCTATGTAAAGGTCTATAATAGCTTTCTATGTTCATAGAAAGACGAGTAGACTTTTTAGGTGCCACAGTAAAAAGATCTACACCTAAGCCAGGGCATACTGAAACTCTTGCAAAAGCTCCATGGAGAAAAAGGCTTTGCAATGATCAAGAAGGAGACGGCGGCTTAGTCCAAGTAGAAGTATTAAAAGAAGGAGGTTTGTCGTACGGAGTTGCAGTGAAGACAGGGCACTTTGAAGTTGTTAAAGGAAAATGGCCATTTCGGACTACAAAAGAGGTCCCAACAGGAGTACGAGTAGGAACAAAAGGTAAGGCTATTGGTCGACGAAGAAAGTCAGGCAAAAGAATCTCATTTGTTTTCGAATAACTTTATTATGACTGTCGCACATGTTGAAACGAGAAGAACGCCAGAGCCGCGTTTATTGACCCGTGAAGTGAGCGAAAAAGCTCACGGTGCTATAAAAGGTTTAGTAACAGACTTGCTTGGAACCCCTGAATTTACGAGAGCAGTAGTAAATTTTTTCTTTGGAAGACGAGAAGGTTGGATTGGACCTGTTCCAAGCGAATTCATTGCTGGTCCACTGCCAAATGAAGTCGTTTTTGAACGAGGCGGTTTTGAATATAAAGTGGAATATCAAGGAACGGTAGATTCGCAGTCGGATTTAAGAGAACATAATCGAGTTAGATTACGACTTAAGATTAAAAAATACGATCCAAATCAAGAAGATGCAGAGGGTAAAAAGCCCAGAAAAGTTGCCCGAATTCATTTGAGAACTGTGTACGATGAAGATAAAGAAAAAAAAGACGTCGTCTTATATAGAACCGGCGGTCATGCCGACTTTGCCGATAACGACCAAGGGATGTCAGAAAATTCACAAGCTGTTTTTGACAGAATTTCAAGCGAATTTGATTTTTCTTCACCAGTAAACCTTTAATTATATGGCAGTAAAAATAGAAACTTCACTTTTGGGTGTCCTTCTTTTTCGGAGAAACTTTAGAAAATCAGGAGAAAGTTTCCGTGGATGGCGCGCAAGTATGATCGATGGGACCCACATGAAATCATTAGGTCCTGACAGTGCCGAAGCCTTCATGCTTTGGCTCGGTGGCGGACTTACCTACGCTGAAAATGTTGATGGACCTAACATGGAAGACTTTGTGAAAGAACACAGGGTGAAAAGGGGCGTCATTTTCCGTCATAGACCAGTCTGGCGACCCTCCAAAGAATCAAAAGAAAGAGGATATGTCATCCACCCAGTAATTACGGAACTTAATCAATCGCTCGACGTGCTTTTTTCTCATAATAAAGGTAGAGAATCAAAACACGAAGCATTATTTGACTCAATTGAGGGAGTAGTCAATAAGCTCGCACAATTAGAAGCCCCAACTGAAGGGACACTATCTACAAGCGTCGAAGGAAATTTTGGATTAGTATCTATACATTCATTCGATGATGAAGATAATGTTGAACTACGCTTGGAATCCGGTAACTTCAGCAGACCTGAAAGTAAATTCCTGTTCCATGGAAAAAGAAATCCAGATGGCACTATAGCTCTAGTCGATATGCATTTATTTCATTCAAAAGGAAGGAAGTATAATGCTGGTAGAACCCCAAACGCTACACGAAATATAGATGCGATAGCAACAAGCTTATGGGTTACCGGGCGCCGTATTTATAGAAGTGGCCCATCGGTTACAGAGCAGATTGTACAAAGAGAACTTGAACAGGAAGCTGCTTAAGTGGATTTTTCGACAGCTTCAATTGGACTATGAGCGATAATCTGTTCGCCCATCAGCCTTCCAATAGTCCGCATGTCTTTTATTGCAATACGCGCAGCACGAGCATCAGGATTTTTAACGGTCCGCCAATATCCGGTATCACCTGGCCTCTCTATCCGTATTGCAGGAAGTTGAAAGTCCTGGATCATCCTGTCAGACCATAAACCATGAAAAAAATTGATCCGCGAAAACCCTGCCGATCGTAAAGCCTTTCTTGTAGCGGGTATTGTTGCGTGACCACGACTATACTCATCAAAAACCGCAACGTTTTCAAACGCATTGTAATCTTGACCAAGCGCTCTTAATCTTTCTACTAGTTCTTTATTAACAACTTTAGCCGGTGGATCACTTGGAGTTATTAACGATGAAAACCGCTTCCAACTGACATCAATACTGTAAAATTTCGGAGGCCTTTCGTCAGGGTACGCGGTTCTCCAGCATTCTTTAAACAAATACGCATAGGGAATTGCAGATCTTGCGGTTACAAAAACTACACGAGGAGGAACCTCTGAATTTCTTCGGGGAAAACGGTGCAGAGTCCTTCTACCAACTCCATCATGAAGATTCATTACAACCCGCGCCAGTGAACCTTTCCAATGTTCTCCTTCGCCGATAAGCCGCGGGAGTATAGTATCTACATCATGACTAAATGCAGTGCGAAATTCTGGTCTTCCTGTGGGCATACGGACTATTATATCAGTCCAAAGTAGTTGTTAGGTGGATTTTTCAACGGAGTAGAATTTTACGCGATCTCCTTTAAAGATCAGATCAATCTCGCCGGTCGGACCATTACGGTGCTTGGCGATATAGAGCTTCACCAGTCTTTTGGACTGATCCATCAGGTCTTCACTCTCATCTTCAAGATAGAGAAACGCGACAACATCAGCATCTTGCTCGATAGCTCCCGATTCACGAAGATCCGCAAGTTGCGGCTTTTTACTTCCTCGTTGTTCTACAGCTCGTGACAACTGAGATACAGCGATTACCGGAATCTTGAGCTCACGTGCTAGGTTCTTTAACCCTTGCGAGACAAATGAGACCTCCTGCACGCGGGATTCAAATCTCCGACCAGAATCCGCAAGTTGTAGATAATCCACAATAAGAAGTTTCAGGTTTTTTTCCATCTTTAATTTTCTCGCTTTTGTCCGCATCTCCAAAATCGAGAGACCTGGAGTATCATCGATAAAGATCGGGGCTTCAGCAAGATCTCCCATCGCCTCAGTCAAACTCTTATAATCCTCATCAGAAAGACGCCCGGTTTTTAATCTCCACGCATCAATATCTGCTTGTGAGACCAAAAGACGATCGACGAGCTCTTCCTTACTCATCTCAAGCGAGAAAAATCCAACCGGCATCTTATCCTTCAAAGCAGCGTGAAGGGCAATGTTTAGTACAAACGAGGTTTTACCGAGTCCTGGTCGAGCCGCGAGGACGATGAGATTAGAGTCCTGAAGACCTGACAATTTATTATCAAGATCTTTAAAGCCGGTTGCTACTCCCCGCATATGGACGCCTCTTTTTATAAATTCCTCAAGTCTTTCAAAGGATTCGGCAAGTACTTCTTTTAATTCGATGAAGTCGCTATGCTGATGCTCTTGCGATAGGGAAAAAATATCTATTTCTGCGGAATCAAGAAGTGTTCGTATGTCACCCTTATCGTCAAAAGACTTTTCCACCATCCGTGATGACATATCGATAAGCCGGCGTTTGGTCCAGTTATCTTTTACGATATTTCCGTAATGTTCAAGGTATGCAGAGGTTGGAACCGTGTTGATAAGATCGGAAAGATATGCCGTACCACCGACATTTTTGAGCGTTCCTTCTTTTTTCAAAGCATTTTGAAGAGTGACCAGATCGATTGGCTGTTGTTTTTCAAAAAGAAGGAGCATGGATGAGAAGATTTGCGCATGCTCGGGCAGATAAAAGTATTCCGGTCGGAGTTTCTCAATGACGAGATGTACTGCGGCAGGGTCGATTAGGATAGCGCCCAAGACAGATTTTTCTGCCTGAATATCATGCGGCGGGACTTTTAAAGCGTCAGTTTTTTTCGACATAATTTTTTATAATGACAGGGGTAACAATATTACACTCTTTCCCAAAATTTGTAAAACGATTCGCGTGGAAGGCGTGCCAATTATGAAATATTCAGTACGACAAGATGGGGTTCTTCTGCAAGGTCCTCTTTTTTCACCGTAAGTTGGTCCGCAGGCTCTGCTTTTGGCCCGTCAAACTTCTTTACAAACTCATCCAAGGTCGTCAGATTTTTAAAAACTTTTTGGTCAAGTTTCGGGTGATTGTAGTGCATGGGGATCACGATTGCCGGCTCGATCTGTTTGATAAGCTCGATTGCCTCTCCAGCATCAATCGTATAAAAACCGCCAACCGGTACAAGGAGAATGTCGACTTCGCCAATCTCATCTTTGAGTTTGTCATCGGGAAGGACGCCCATGTCGCCACAGTGAAGGACCGAGATTCCCTCTGACTCGATTTTGAATAGAATATTTTCTCCACGTTCTTCCCCCTTTTTTTTGTCGTGATAGCTTTTATATCCGAAAACCCGAACGCCGTTTTTTTCATATTCGCCCGGCCAGTCAATGAGTAAAGGGTCTCCTTGCACTTGATTTGCTTTTGAGTGATCGGGATGAGAGTGGGAGACGGTGACGATATCTCCCTCTGTCTTTGGAAACTTCATACCGATTGAAGGATCATAGGGGTCGGTGACGACTCTCGCGTCTTTTGTCTTTATAAAAAACGAGGCGTGACCGAGGTATTTGATTTGCATAGAGCAAAAAGAATAGCAGAAAAAAGAATTAGATTCAATTCTTTGTGGAACTTAGAACGTAGAACTTGAAATGTTTCATGCTTCATGTTGCACGCTCTATGATTTATTTGCAGATTTGCTGTTTCAGCTCCGATTGTTGCTTTTCCGGCAGTTTCTGTATTTGTTCAAGAAGACTGTTGCCGGCATTCTCAACGACAAAACTCGCAGCGGTCTGGGACACAGATCCCAAGACTTCTTCTGCAGTTTTTTGCGCGTTTTCCGTGAGATTAACCGCCAGTTTTTCGGTCTCTTGGCCGATTGCCGTGACATCTGAGATGGGATTGCCGGTCTCTCCTCCCAAAACCTCTTCTTTTACCGGCTCCTCTTTTTTTGGCGAAGGATTATTCTTTCTGTTTTCCATGGCAAACGCGGTAAGGACGAGGAGTGCTAAGATGATACCGACGACGATCAGTTTCGTACCGAGATACTCTGTGTTTTTTTCTTCCTTTTTCCTCTTCGTGGACGGCATGTCTTTTATTGTAGCAGAGCGATCCTAGGTAGAGAATGAGATATCGAAATGATAAAATAATCATCACTGAGTCTGGTGGTCGAGCTCAGCTCGATGATCACCAAGCTCAGCTTGGTGGCCGTAGCTCAGTTGGTAGAGCGCAAGCTTGTGGAGCTTGATGTCGCGGGTTCGATCCCCGTCGGTCACCCCATTACTTTAGAGCCTTCTTATAGTATAATTCGTTGTGGTATCCACAGAACGCTTAGATAAAACAGCTCCAGAAAAACGTGAGGTTCCCTCTTCTATTAATATTATTTTTGAGGGATACAGGGGAACGGGAAAAAGCACCATTGCAACGTTGGTGGCTGAAAGACTTGGGCGGCAGTTAATATCAACAGACGTAGAAGTAGAAAGACGCGAAGGCCGCAAGATTTCAGACATGGTTGCAGAATTTGGCTGGAATCATTTTCGGGATAGGGAATCTGAAATTTGTCATGAGGCATCGCTCATGGAAGGCGTGGTAATCGACCTGGGAGGCGGTGCTGTCTTGCGGGAAGAAAATAGAAGAGATCTCAAAAGAAACGCAGTGGTTATTTTGCTTACAGCAAGCAATGAAACAATAGCTGAAAGAATCAGTATGAACGATGATCGTCCATCTCTTACTGGCAGCAAATCTGCTGTCGAAGAAATCGCCGATGTTATGGGGATCCGTGGTCCTATATATAATGAAATGGCCGATCACACAATATCAACAGATGAGCACGACATAGAAGAATCAGTCCAACTCGTTATCGACGCAGTAACCAGAGCATCAAAAAAACTTTATAGAAAAGTGCCAGAACTTCTCCGAATATTTCAAGCCGACCTTCAACATGTTACAAAAGAGAGGAATTTACCCTTTCAAATGAGACTCGCAACGGTGGATGATATTCCCGCTTTGGTTCCTCTGATTTGCGCAGCTTATTTATATGAGAATGAAGGTGAGATGGCTTTTAAACAAAGAGAAAGAGTGCGTGCTGATGCAGAAAGTGTAGTAGAGGCCATGCGAGAAGGCTTAGTTTTAGTCGCAACCAAACAAGGAGACGAGGGCGAGCAGATAATAGGATGTATGCAATATAAAGAAATTTCTTCAACAGAAGGATCAGCTTCGGGGCAAGAGACAAGCGCATACTTTGGGTTATTTGCTGTTGATCAACGTCTTCAACGTGGTGGAATAGGAAGAGATATGGTAGGTCTTGCAGAATGGATAGCCGAAGCACGAGGGCGCGATCTTATGGAAATTCAAGTTGTTGATAAATCAACTCACCTCCTCGATTGGTATGGGAAATTAGGATATGAAGAGTTTGCTCGTGTGGATTGGGATGCTCCTTTTTTAACTAAAGCTTGCCAGTTTGTACTAATGCAAAAACATCTATAATCTGAATTATTTGATTCTGCCGCCATCTTTGACTAGCCATTTTCCGGTGTCCCAATCGTTTTTATGATCGTCACTCTTAAACCTCATGTCAAATCTTATAGATAGCCCTCTCCACGGATGATAGACGTAAACCGTCCTAAAGTAATCAGCTAGGTCTGGAAAACTGACGCCATAAGGCGCAGGAAAAAGTTCCTCCACGTTCTTTCTAGATAAGTTTGTTTCAATATCAACTTGGATTGTAGGAACAGGAGAGTGTTTATCATATACTACTTCGAACTTTGGTTCTCTTCCCGCTGGAAAACTTTCAATATCGCTTTCAAACTCTTCCTGGGTTGCGGGCAGTATAAAAGGCCAATCTTCTCCCGTGGGGTATTTGTATATATTTGATTCTTTTGACAAAATCCTTATGAGATTCTCCCATTGTTTTTTAGTAATTAATACAGAAGGTAGATTAATTCCTGTGTGATCAATCCTGACTATGTGGTTGGAGATTCTTTTATAAAGCTCCTGGATAGACAGTTGATAATATTTAGCTTGTTAATGGTTAACTCCACATAATCGCCGTGAAAATCCTTTTTTATTTCCTTGTCTGCGTGAGGGCGTGCAGAATCTTCCGGTCGAAAAGTTTTTTGAGCACTTCTCAGATAAAAATTATTTATCTTTACGACAAAATCCTCCTGAGTTTCAAACAAAATTTGAGGAAACGGTACGTCATCCTGCTGAAAGGAAGTAACAGGAAAGGCGCCTTGGGGATGAATGCTGGATAAAGTAATACCACCCGTTTTCTTAAAATTCGGCAACTTTTCCAGCATTAATTCTAAGCATTTAAAAAATTCCGTAGATTCAGAAGTTCCTTTGGGAAAGGAATAAACGATGTTTTTTAGCACAAAAAAATTATAGCATTCCTGAATGTTCTCAAAAAACTGATTCGATAGAGGTATTTTTTTCTAACTTGCTTGAGGGGTTGCTGGCTCTATTTTGCGAGCCACCCAAACTTATTAAGAAGATGGCAACGATACTTAAAATCAAGCCAGCGAGTTGAATAGGAGACATCTTATCTCTTAAAAATATGAAGGCGAGGAGCGCAACTATCCCTGATTGCATGCCGACGATTGCGATTGGTAGACCTGCGTTTGGTGCAGCTGCGGAAGCCAGAAACATCAGATAATTTCCAACGGCGCTCAACAGCGCTATGAAAATCAACACCGCGATGATGCCGGCATTTACATTTAACTGCGGCTTTTCAAGAATAAAAGTCTGTATGCCGTAGACTGTTGTAAAAACTACTCCAAAAGCAAAAAAAGTAAAAGAAAGAGCAACACCGCGGCGTGTAAGAAAGGTTATAAGAAAAGCCATCACCGATATACATACAAGCGAAATAAAAGAGGAAGTTAACCAGTTCATCTTCATAAGATATGATACTAGATCATTAGGAATTCCAATAGACGTTGATGTGCAAGCAGCTTATACTGCTTCATGGTCGGTAGCGGGCATCAGTGGGATCGACTTCTCATCGCTCTTTTTCACTACCTGGCCGATACGTACTCCAGTGCGGTTGGGATTCGGGATATTCATAAGGTATATTTTTTGCTGCTGGGATGGATCGTAGATCGCAATATCCCCATAGTCAAAAAATCTTCCTATCACGCTTTGTTGCACAGTCATCCCTTCGACAAAACTACAGGCAAATCGATCCTCTCTCTTTTTCAATATTCCAGAAAGTTTAATAATGCCATCCTCGGTAATTTTGTAATACTCTGATTTCCATTTGAGGACTATAGAAGCTGCACTTATCGTGGTTACGATAGTTAGGGTGAGAAACATAATTAAGTTAAGTGATACGACGTCAGTAGCGGTGAGTGGTAATCCCAAAGATCCAAACATCGTCGAAATAAGAATGACAAGTAGTAACGCTGATATCGCGATAATAAAAAGCGTCATTAAACGGATGGCCAAAAGCGCACGACTCTCTCTTAAAATAAAGGCAGGGACCCTTTCTTTTTGAGGTTCGACTCTTAGTTTTACCACAAGATAATTTTACTACGTATTATAGACGTAATGTGACCTTTGTAACAATCCCTGTTAAAACCTATAAGGACAGATGGAAGGCGCTAAAACTCTATACTTTTAGGGTTTCAATGGTATAATGCGACATGAGCATTAATGCGTCAGAAAGACTTAGAGAATATGACGACTATGGCTTGAACCAGAAAATCGCCAAACAAGCCTCAGCGGTTTTCTTAAGACGACAAATAAATAGAGAGTTTTTATTCAGGGACTTGAGAGGGGATGATAACGTGGCGCCGATCGCACTTCTTATTGCATTTCGAAGAGATCAGGAATACCAGAAACTTGCAGGAGAAGAAAGAGAACATACCGGAACCTTCGATTATTCCAGCCCATTTTCTGCGTTTGCTTATATTCACGGCTTTTCCATTTACCTGGGAGTACAAAGAAGATACAGAAAAAAATATAAAGCTCCACGATTAGAAAGACTTACGCCTGCAGATCTTACTAGATTTCTATCGATTGGACAGGATGAGGAAGAGGACGTAGGTATTCTTTTAGATCAACTAGGGCAAACCACAGCGTGTGTAAATCTCGGGAGAAGTTCATATAAGCGTACTGATCAGGTAGAGTTTATGGCGAACCCACTTTTTTTACTGGGGGATCTTCCGATTTCTCAGACGGAATTCGACTATGAACATCGTAACATTGGTGCAAGTCTTCACCCGCGTGACAATTGGACTCGCGAAATACGTGGATATAAGCCTTCGTTTGCAGCTGGCTTTAATGATGCTGCAGTTCTACACAGAGGAAGAACTCGATAAAGAAAAGTTACTGTGGTTTGGTTGGAAAGGTTCCTTCAGGAGCGTACCAGTCGCGGACTTCAATACCGGTTATGGATTTGCCTTCTTTTACCTCGACCGGAATTAGTGAATGATCTTTACAATCTGCGGAAAGTCCACAGGGTACCATCTTTGACCATCCCCCTGAAAGTTTTGAGTCTTCTGTGTACGCAACTACATAATACGTCCCCGGCTCAACATCCTCGATCGTAAAATTTGATTGATTTTGTGCGGTTTGTATAAAGAAAAAGTCGGAACCATCTTTTGTGTCAATTGCGTAAACAGAAAGGGGCGGAATTCCTTCGGAGGGGAATCCCAGTACCCCGGAAATTTCACCGGTTTTTTCATCTTCTCCGGTTGGCTCCGGTGTTGCTTCAACATCTTCATCTTGAACCTCTACCGAAACAGAAGGAGTAGGTGTGGGTTTTGCAGTCGACGAAGATCTTGTGC
>Ga0155459_111_pt1 | contig 5106 bp, 5 predicted proteins | sample RifCSPhighO2_12_FD_107117 | JGI IMG/M metagenome (GOLD analysis project Ga0155459, IMG submission 107117) | Candidatus Roizmanbacteria bacterium RIFCSPHIGHO2_12_41_18
TTACACCGGTTAAGATTTCTTTAAAAGATCTTCGATAAGTAGATGTTTCTCTTTCCATGCGATAACTATACCAAAAATGAGGCTAAATTGCAACTATAGGACATATTAATTGAGTTATTCGTAGAGAGGGTAGCTAAGTTAAGAGGTCGGTTGAAACGAAAAAACCGAAGCTCTGGGAGAATGTTCTACAAATGAGCCAATAATTCCAGAAAGATAGTCGAAATCAGAAGGAAGATTAATCTTTAGGCCAGGTCTATTAAATCTTTCTTGAGGATAGTTTATAGGCCCGAATCTCAAAGGATAAAAATAATCAAGAAAAAAATAGCTGCGAGGCCCGATTTCATCATCTAACTCAGTATAAATATCTTGAGTGCTGGCTTCGAAAGCTCCGCGATTATGAGGAAAGAAAAGCCGAAGGTGTAGGCGCTTCAGTGTTTCTTTTTCTGCTTCACTAAGTGGGTGACTAATAACTTCTCCTGAAACCATCAATTCTAATGGTGCATGAGAGTAGCCTTCGAAGTCTCCAAAATTAATTACTTCAGAGTCATCTCCTTGTTCAAATTGCCCTGCACCTGTTAGTGAATACCCGACATCCGCATGGGAAGGAACGAAGGCGGGATGTGAATCAGCGTCGAGTCTGCTCACTTGAAATAAGAATTCAAGTGGAAACGAGTTTCCTAGTAATTTTACACCCGCTTCATATGAGGTAAATCCATCGGAAGGATTTTCGCCCACCCATGTAAATTCAGGAGCAAATGGTCTGAATTCCTGTCCGACGAGTATTTCGTGAATAGATTGTCCTGGAGCTTCTTTTCGACTCATATGCGAGGCTATATTATAGCAGAAAATCTATGATTTACCTCGTGACTTGGAAGGATTGGACTTGGGCAAGAAGGTTTTTAGCGTACGGATTTTTCTGAAAATGCTCTCGGACCGGAGTAAGAATTTCATTTAATTTATTGGTAACCGATGTTTTCAGATCTTGTGGATGAATCTCCTTCTTTTTGTAGGCTTTTTCCAGGTCTTCGTAAGAATCAAAAGTAATGTCTCCTCCAAACCGCTCATTTCTCTCAACCGTAAACTTGTCAAAAACCTCAAAGAGGATGTAGCGGACATACTCAAGCACCGGATTTTCCTCAGTCATGCCTTCAGGACACCATGCCTTGTTCAATTTACGTTCGATATCATCCTTGGTGTCTGTCATAAAGATCGCTGAGTCAGGATTAGATTTGGACATTTTTAATTCTATGGTTCGCTTGACCTTGTCAGTGGTTTCAGCAGAAGGTTTGAGCAAACCGGCAAGCATATGGTGGCTTACGATCACCGGCTTCCAAAACCCGAGTTGATTACCGATCTCGCGGGCCAAGACATTTACTTTTCTCTGGTCCATGCCAAGCTGTGTGATCTTTGCCCCCAAAGTAAAAATATCAGCCGCCTGCATGCAGGGATAAATAAGTTGAGCGGCAGTTAGTTCATCTTTTTCTCCCCGTCCCATGATCTCTGCGGTGCGGATGAAGCGATTAATCGAATTGGTTCCTGCAATTTGGAGTACCAGTTTCCAGTAGTCGGCATCTTTTACCAGATCGGACGCCCAAATAAATTCGACGTTTTCCATATCCATCCCACATGATCTCCAGATCTCAATGAAATATTTTCCTACAGTTTGAATATTGTCCAGATCTCCGCCCATTTTTTTATTGGCTAATGCATGCCAGTCGGCGACAAGCATTTTAAACTTTACACCGGCTTTGGTCATTTTATTAACGTTTATTGCACGTAAGATCCCTTGGGCGATGTGCATCTGGCCCGAAGGCTCAAAACCATCATAGGCGATGAGTTTTTCATTAGAATCGAGTAGCGCTTTCAGCTCCTTTTCAGTGACGATTTCTTCACCCACCTCTTTAATAAGTTTTATTTTTTCCTCAGTAGTCATAAGAATGATTTATTATACAAACATTTTGCAGTATCTTCGATATAATAAGAACCATTATGAAAAAAAGAGTTTTATCAGGTATCCGTGCAACAGGAAAGCTTCATCTCGGAAATTATCTCGGAGCAGTAAAGGGAATGTTAACCCTTCAAGATGATCCAAAGTATGAAACGTTGTACATGGTTGCTGATGTCCATACGATAACCACTCCATATAAAGTTGAAGATCTTCGAGCAAATCGAAGAGAGGTTTTTATGGACTATCTTTCCTGCGGGCTGGATCCAGAAAAAAGCATCATGTTTCTTCAGTCAATGGTGCCAGAACATATAGAATTGGCTTACTATTTTTCAACCATTACAACAGTCGCAAAAATGCAGCATCTACCGACATTCAAAGAAAAAGTTAAACAATATCCTCAACACGTCACAATGGCTTTACTGAACTACCCACCATTGATGACCTCAGACATCTTAGTTTATAAGGCGGAATTAGTACCCGTGGGCTTAGATCAAGAACCACACCTCGAAATCGCTCGTGAAATTGCTCGAAGAATGAATCAATTATATGGGACGGACTTCCCGGAGCCAAAACGATTTGAGACAAAAGGTCAGTATATTCCGTCGCTCAAAGGAGAAGGTAAGATGTCAAAATCCGTAGAAGGAAGCTATGTAAATCTTACTGATTCAATTGATGAAGTTCAGAAAAAAATTCGCTCTATCCCAACAGCAACCAAGGCAGGTGGAGAAATGACCGGCGGAGTAGAATCTCTTTTTGTTTTAGGAAGACTTTTCGTGTCAGATATTTCAGATTACGAAAAGAAATTTAAAGACGGTTCACTACAGTTTTCGGAAATGAAAGATGAAGTAGCTGCTGCAATTTCAAAGGAACTAAAACCTATCCAGGAAAAAAGAAAAAAGATAGAAAAAGATCCTTCTTATGTCGACAAAGTTATTAAGGAGGGCGCTGAGAAAGCCCGAGCAATCGCTTCCCAAACAGTCCGCGAAGTTAAAGAGAAGATGGGCCTTGCTTGAAAATGAAACCACATTTTTACAATCTTCGCTCACGTCTTGGTCTAACCAATGTTCCCTACCGACAAAAAAGCCTAAACTTTGGAGTAGAAAAGGGGGGAGATGCTGTTCTTTCCAAAGAATTTCTTCAAAATTTTCACGGCGCAGTAGTTGACGAATTTGATTTTTCCAAGCCAGAAGAAACCAGTAAAAAAAACTACTACGACATCCTTGCAAAAGAGCTCAAAGGCGCTAAGAATCTAATACTAGACTCTCTTTCTGAAGATGAGACAGCGGTGGCTCTCGGTGGAGACAATAGCATATCATTTTCGCCTCTTGCTGCTATGCTGGAACGATATAAACCAAATCGCGTGGGATATGTCAGGATTGATTCTCATCCTGATATGAATAGCATTAAGGTGTCACCTTCCGGCAACTTTCACGGTATGTGGATGAGGCCGTTTGTCGACGATTTTGAAGAAAAAAAAATATCAAATCTGATCAAAAATAAATTGACGCTTTATCAGCTCCTTTTTATTGGAAATCTTGATATCGATTCTGGCGAAAAAGAATTTTTTACCGGAAAATCAACGGTATTTTCTCCAGGATACCTCAGAGAGAATAAAGAGAGCGCCCTGATGAATCTTGAGCAGTTTGCCAATATCTACGAGCATATTTATCTTGGAATAGATATAGATGGATTCGACGCATCAATTGCCCCCGCCACGGGAATTCCGGCAAAAAGCGGATTACTTCTCACAGATGTCCAAGAGGTTTTTGAAAAAGTAAAAGAGCAGTTGGTTTGCGTTGATTTAGTTGAGGTGAATCCTGAGAAAAAAGGTGCGGCGCAGACAGTAAAACTTGCCCAAACAATTCTTTTAAGCCTGTTGCGATAGTCTAATTCTTCTATTGACAACCTATAAAGCGTCTGTATAATGAAATTAGTTTATTATTTCTGCTAAAAAATTACAGAACTTCGTTTTCAATTCATGCAGCTAAATTCTATTTCCAAAGGGGGCTTTGCCCGCCGAAGCTCTTCAACGATTAATTCAACAGAATATTTCTCATTACATGAGACCCTCTTGCGCATAAAGCTACAGAGGGCGAAGGGGGGTGAGTTTTTTCAGTGAGTAAAAAATTATACGTAGGAAATCTTCTTTACGAAGTATCCGACGAAGACTTAAAAGAACTGTTTGCCCCACAAGGAGCAGTTACTTCAGCAAGTGTCGTCCGATATCATGATTCCGGCCGTTCAAAAGGCTTCGGATTCGTCGAAATGGAGAATGAGGAGGATGCGAAAAAGGCAACCGACGCTTTAAACGGAAGTGATTATAAAGGTCGCAAGCTTATTGTTTCTGAAGCACGTCCGCCTCGTCCGAGAGAAGATGGAGGAAACGGCGGAGGAGACCGTTTCTAAAAAGTTGTAAAAAACTTTTAATATACATAAGCCCTGCCATTTAGGCGGGGTTTTGTATAATAAAATACCAATGAACAAGTATATTCCCAAAGAAATTGAAAAAAAATGGCAGGAGAAATGGAAAAAAGACAAATTATTTTCTCCGGATTTAGATAAGGCAAAGAATCCTTATTACGCCCTGATGATGTTTCCCTATCCCTCTGCCGAGGGTCTTCATGTGGGCAATATGTATGCGTTTACCGGTGCAGATATTTATGCGCGCTTTATGCGATTGCAAGGGTACGACGTCTTTGAGCCGATGGGTCTGGATGGATTTGGAATTCACAGCGAAAACTACGCGTTAAAAATCAACAAGCATCCAATGGAGCTTTCCAAGGAGACGGAGAAGCGTTTTTACGCACAGCTTGAGTCGATTGGAAACGCATTTGATTGGACTCGCACCGTTGAGACATATAAACCCGATTACTACAAATGGACCCAATGGATTTTCTTACAGATGTACAAACATGGACTGGCGTATAAAAAGAAAGCTGATGTGAATTGGTGTCCGTCCTGCAAGACAGTGCTCGCCGACGAACAAGTGATTGCCGGAAAATGTGAACGTTGCGGATCAGCTGTTGAAAAAAAACAGCTAGAGCAGTGGTTTTTTAAAATCACCGATTATGCGGAAAGACTTTTAGCTAATCTGGACAAGCTGGATTGGTCTGAAAAAGTAAAGATCGCTCAAAGAAACTGGATCGGAAAAAGCGAAG